>Ga0155852_112_pt1 | contig 31882 bp, 33 predicted proteins | sample RifCSPlowO2_01_FD_107506 | JGI IMG/M metagenome (GOLD analysis project Ga0155852, IMG submission 107506) | Candidatus Nomurabacteria bacterium RIFCSPLOWO2_01_FULL_36_16
CAAAAAAAGTTGCTATAACGATAGTACTGGCGATTTTGCTTCTTGGTTATGCGTATATGACTCGAAACGATAGGGTTGAAAAAGTTAAACAAGAATCGTCAGCGACGAGCACATCTATTATTAGCCAATAAATAAAATATATGAATCTAAAAAAATCAATACAAGCATTAAAGGATCATGCTAAAGAAGAAATCAGAATCCATGAGGAAATAATGGAAGAAGCTAAAGGAGATGTAAAACATCTGGTCAAAAAACATCTTGATGACACCATAGACATCCACAAGAGATTCTGGAAAGACTTAAAGAGGTCTTGGAAAGATAAATAAATGTATGTCATCAGATTGCTGTAAAACAGAAAATGTTTCAGAAGAAAAGAAGCCAACAAACTGGCGCTCAGTTGCGACTGTTATTTCTGGTGTCGGCACGATCGTCGGTTTTCTACTCTCATATTCCGGCGTATCAGAAAGCATCACAAACATGCTTTTTCTTACCTCCATAATCGTTGGAGGAATCTTTGTCGCACAAGGAGCACTTGAGGGACTAACTAAAAAGAGATTTTTGAACATCGATTTCTTGGTCGTGATCGCGTCCATCGGTGCCTTGTATCTCGGAGAGCTTGGTGAGGCATCGGCGGTGGTCTTCTTCTTTTCCCTCGCAGAGGCGTTTGAAAGTTTCGGGAAGAAGCGTTCTCGCAAGGCTCTTGAGGAACTCATCAGCAATAACCCAAAACAGGCAACGCTCAAAGATGGAGCTATTCTCGATATTGATTCGGTGGCTTTGAACTCGGTCGTAATAGTAAAGCCTGGTGATCTCATTCCTCTCGATGGTTCTATCGTCTTAGGTACCAGTGCCATAAATGAAGCCTCGATCACAGGAGAATCGCTTCCGAAAGACAAGATCGTGGGAGACGCAGTATATGCAGGAACAATAAATATCAATGGGTATCTCGAGATTAAAGTCACGAAAGCAAGTAAAGACTCGACCATTTCCAAAATTGTGCAACTAGTATCCAGTGCCCAAAAATCAAAGACTCAAGCCGAAGAATTTATCGATAGCTTTGCAAAATACTACACACCCGGAGTTGTCATTGTTGCGCTCTTTATTGTAGCGGTACCGGTTCTTTTCCTTGGCGGTGAATTTTCTGTGTGGCTCGAACGGGCTATTACGCTTCTTGTCATCGCATGTCCCTGCGCTCTTGTCATTGCGACTCCGGTTACTGTCACTGCGGCACTTGGCGGTGCATCGAAGAAAGGCATCCTCATCAAGGGAGGAAAGTATCTTGAACTTCTTGGTAAAGTAAAAGCGATCGCATTCGACAAGACTGGAACTCTTACTGTCGGCAAGCCAGTTGTAACAGACATCTTTGTTTTTAATGGGTTCACCGAAAAAGAATTGCTTGAGGACGTAGCAGGAATGGAATCGTTCTCGACGCATCCTCTTGCAGAGGCGATTATTGAATACGCAAATAAGAAAGGCATCACTCCACATCAAATGGAGTCGTATCAGAACATTCCCGGCAAAGGAGGAAAAGCAATCTGCAAAATATGTGATGACCTTGAGCACTGCGTAGGCAATCTCAAAATGATGGACGCCCACAACGTGTCGATTGGTGAAATATCTAAGGACGCTGAGAAGCTAGAAATGGAGGGAAAGACAGTCGTGCTCGTGAGCGAGAAAGACAAGGTCATGGGAATGATCGGTATATCAGATACCATTCGAGACACTTCGGCGAAGACAGTAAAGATACTCTCGGAAAATAATATAGTTCCGGCAATGCTTACCGGAGACAATGTTCACAGTGCATCGTATATAGCAAAATCGCTTGGCATCCAAAATGTTTTCGCAGGACTTTTGCCGGAAGAAAAAGTTGAGAAAATAAAAGAGCTAAAAAGCAAGTATGGAGTTGTGGCTATGGTCGGCGACGGAGTGAACGACGCACCTGCTCTCGCTCTTTCTGATGTAGGAATCGCAATGGGAGGCAAAGGAACTGATATCGCCCTTGAAACTGCCGACATGGTTCTTATGAGTGACCGTATTGAACTCATACCTGATGTGATTCGCCTTGGCAAACGAACGCTTGGAACGGTGAAATTCAATGTCGGCATAGCGGTCGGCTCGAAACTTATCTTTTTGGTCTTGGCAATTTTTGGGATGGCAAATCTCGGTGTCGCCATAGCCGCCGATACAGGAGTAGCGATACTCGTAATTTTGAACGGACTTAGATTATTCAAATAAAGTTAATGCTGGATCAAATCATCATCTTTTTTGCCGAATATGTATACATGCTGATCGCAGGTATTGCTTTTTGTTTTGTCATCTTTAGCGATGCTCCAACACGAAAGGCAGTACTCGTTATTGGCGTATTCTCATCGGCCATCGCCTTGATAGCGGATAAAGTTTTGAATCAGACTATCGTAAGTCCGAGACCGTTTGTAGTGGAAGATATCACTCCGCTCTTTCCTCATGTCGCAAGTAATGGGTTTCCGTCAGAGCACGCTCTTTTTGCAATGGTGATCGGGTCTACGATCTTTCTCTATAACAAAAAGATAGGTGCGTTATTGTTTGCTCTTACATTAGGTATAGGTGTGGCACGAGTACTTGCGAACGTGCATCATCCAGTAGACATTTTGAGAGGATTTGCAATTGGTTTTGTTGCAGTTCTCACAGGTCGATACATTTTTTCTTTTCCAAAAGTCAAAAAATATTTGTCATTAGAGGCCTAAAAATAAGGCTCTTTATTAGGTTGAAATGAGGAGTCTTTTTTGTTAGAATGAACAACCTATGAACATAATAATTCCGTTAGTCATCGGGGGTATTCTGATGGCCACCGTACCCTTAGTTAGTTCAAAAATTTCAATCAACGAATCAACTCAGGAAGCATCAAGACAGCAAATCGCAAACACGGATCAGAAAAAGGTCGCCGAGTACAAAATACAGTCCGGCGACACTTTTACTAAAATCATGGGGTCTTTCCAGATCCCATATGATCAGGCGTTGGCTATAATCAATTCCTCAAAGGAGGCGTTTGATTTTACTAAAATTCAGACAGGTAAGGTTATTAAACTGATCTTTATAAACGAGGCGTTCGCTTCGGTAGAATATCCACTTACCAGCGAGACAGTCGTCATTGTGGTAAAGGAAGATGACACTTTTAAAGCAACCACAAAACCTATTCCATATCAGATACAAAATGTAACCGCAAATGGAACGATAACTGATTCACTTTTTGTCGCGGCTCAAAATGCTGGTATTGAAGATAAGGTCACTATGGAGATTGCAGATATCTTTTCTAGCGATATCGACTTTGCTACTGACATTAGAGATGGTGATTCGTTTTCTGTTGTCTACGAAAAACGATCATTGGATGGTAAAGATGCTGGTGCTGGTAAAGTATTGGCCGCAAAATTCATTAATAATGACGAGGCGTACACAGCATTCCGTTACAACGATAAATTCTATGATGGAGAAGGAAAATCCATTGCTCGCCAATTCCTTAAATCACCTCTCAACTACGCTCAAATAAGTTCTGGCTATAGTTATCAGCGTACCAATCCAGTAACTAAAAAAGTCACTCCGCATCGCGCGATTGACTATGCGGCCGATACGGGTACGCCAGTGATTGCTACTGCAGACGGAAAAGTGACCACTGCAGGATCGAAAGGCGGACTGGGAATTACAGTTGAGTTAAAGCATGGTGGTTACCTGACCCAATACGCTCACCTTTCGAGCATTGCGAAGGGTGTAAAGAAAGGAGAGGATGTTGTGCAAGGAGACGTTATTGGATATGTGGGATCAACCGGTATTTCAACCGGCCCCCATCTGCAATATGCGATGTTTGAAGATGGCAATGCTATAAATCCCCAAACTACGAATTTCCCTCGAGGAGGGTCTATTCCTGATTCCGAAAAAGATTCTTTTGCTGGCGTAAAAAATAAACTAGGAGGTTTGTTTCGATAATTAAGGTTTACTAAGCCTGATTTGCTTAACTTAAGCAAATCGTCCCAGGGGTTCAAATTTGGTCAAACCGGTGGTCGAGATGGCAAGATGGGTCAAACGTCGATCCTCGGCACAAAGCTCGTCACAAGGGCAACCAGTGGGTGAGAATCGGTGAATTTAGATTGGGTTCGGTTAGTTCCATTCACAGACTCGTAGAATCTGCTAAAATGGCATTATCTGGTAGCAAGTTGGGCTTCGTAAGCAGATTTTAGCTGGTGCCAGTCGTATAACTCTCGCATTATTTGGTTCCAGTTGACTTGTAAGTAGTCCACCAAAATAATTATGGCGGAAGATTTTTCAAGAAATTTGGTAAAGGGATATAAACATTGGGAAATTTATGTCCACGAAAATCATGGTTATCTAGGGCGTTGCGTCGTTTGGTGTAAGCGCGAGGACGCTCTCGATTTGACAGACGCAACACCCGAAGAACAAGCAGAATTGTTTTTGGTTTTGCGAAATTTAAGGGAAGCGATAGGAAAAGTTTTTCAACCCGACTGGCTCAATTATTCGTTTTTGGGAAATGAGACGCGACACTTGCATGGACATTTTATTCCTCGCTACGCAAAACCAAAAACATTCAGCAATATTGTGTTTGAGGACAAACTCTATGGACATAACTACAAAACTGACCGCAGTTTCAAAACTTCAGCCGAGTTGTTAGCCGAAGTTAAAGACAAATTGAAGTCAGTTTTGTAGTTAATATTAAGAGCCGCCAATTTTTTCAAATAAGAAAACCGAAGCCCGCGCGGATTCCTCATAGCGGATCTTCCTCCGCGCGGACGAGACCGAATTCCCCCCTTCAGCCACACCTGCCCGATTCATTGAGGGCAATCTTTTCGATGAACTTCAAAATCTTTTCCTTACCAATCCCTACCTGCGCGGAAAAGGTTAAAGAACTACCTTTGAAATTGCTTGTCTGCGGATTTTTTGCTATCATTAAATTACACCAGTTGAGTTAAATAAAATAACTATGACATCCTACGCGCTTCTTTTTACACTCTCGGCAATTGGTATAAGCGAAACCGTTTATCTTATTCGCACACGGATCGCATCGGAAAAGCCGGTTTGTCCCATTGGTGGTGGTTGTGTTTTAGTTTTAACAAGTAAGTACAACAAGATTTTTATTGTACCCAATGATATTTTAGGGCTTTTGTTTTATGTCGCGGCCTCGTTTATCTCTGCTTTTTTAGTTATTGGTGTTGGACCATTAGTATTCTGGGATTTTATTCTCAAGCTGTCTGTCGTATTCGGAACGATTTTATCTTTATTTTTCACCTATCTACAGTGGCGCGTCATCCATGCATGGTGCTTTTGGTGCCTGATGTCCGCGTTTACAATTTTGCTGATGGGGACTATAATTGTAATTAGTGGCCTCATTTAATATGAATCCCGTTAGAAGTCGCGATCGTTACTTTCGGGATAAAATAAATTCATGATACAAAGTTATAAAAATAATTTAAAAAAATTTCCCAGATTGCGCTTGATCGCAATCTACTTCTAACGGGATGAAGAAAACATCATTTCATTTTTTAAGAGTCGGGTTAGCGATCACTTTTATGTGGATTGGCGTTTTGATTTTCAAAAATCCTGAGGCTTGGGGCGGATACCTACAGCCGTGGGCAGCGGGACTTTTGCCTATCCCGATTGACCAAGCAATGATAGGGACGGCGATTTTAGACATTACTATTGGCGCCTTTCTGCTTTTTGATTTTCTACCGTGGCTCGCCGCATTCATTGGCGCTGTTCACCTAATCATTGTTCTTACAGTCAGCGGAATTACTGATATAACAGTACGAGATATCGGGCTTTTAGTCGCGGCACTCGCGCTCATGATTGACTCTTTGCCACAACGGGTATTAAAATGGTTTATGAAAAAACAAAATCTGGAGACAGGTTAACCTCCGGAAATTAAAAATAATTATTAACTTAACCAACAATTAATTATGAATAAAACTATTATTGCCATTGCTATCGTCGGGGTCGTTCTCGTAGGTGGATATTTTCTTTTCAGGGGTTCATATCAATCAACACCAGTTCCCCAAATATCAAATCAACAGCCAACCACTCAACCATCGGATTTGGAGCCGTCGGTTTCAGAACAACCCTCTCAACAGCCACCAACATCACAAACTCCAGAAGTTAAAGAAAATCTAGTGACCTACAGCAATTCTGGTTATTCGCCGAGTACTCTTACGATAAAAAAGGGTGAGACGGTAACCTTCAAAAACCAGAGTTCAAATTCAATGTGGACGGCGTCGGCAAAGCACCCGACACATGTGGTCTATAGCGGTACGTCACTGAGTGAACACTGCCCAGATCCGGATAATACAGCGTTTGATACCTGTACAAGCATAGAGCCGGGTGACAGCTGGTCGTTCAAATTTGATATTTCTGGTACTTGGAAATATCACAATCACTTAAACCCAGCCGATACTGGAACAATTGTAGTCGAATAATTTAAATAAAGCCAGTCGCAAAATCCGTCCATTTAGTTCTGCTACTAAAGAGTTCCAACTAAACCCAACGTAGTCCACCACCAGACAGGAAATTATTTTGTGGTAGAACTATAACATGTAATCTTTTAATTTACTTAAACTTGTCTTTGAAATTATGAGATATCATCGAGTAACAAAGTTGAGCAGCCCCATATTCGGTAAGTATAGAATCACGCATCGGAGCAACTTCCATGATATCAGCTCCAATTAACTTCTTTTTGATTATAATATTTTCAATTAATTCTAGACCATACCACCATTCTATTCCCCCTTGTACCGCAGTGCCAGTGCCAGGCATATGAGCAGGATCAAAACCATCTACATCTATTGATATATAAACATATTTTGTTTTAATAGATTCTAGAATTTTTTTTATACTAGGAATTTTGTTGCCATTGCCCCATTGCCAAACTTTTATATTATTTTTGGGATTGCTAAAATACTCATATTCATCTTTAAAATAAGTGCGTATGCCGACTTGAACCAAAGAATAACCGAGCTCGTGGGCGCGACGCATCACACAAGAATGCGCCAAATTTGTGTGATTATCATTATAATCAGCGTCAGTGTCGCGTAAATCGCAATGCGCGTCTATGTGCAATATAGTCACCTCTTTTGGATTTTTTTTCTTTGAAAGCGCTTGCAGAAGTCCGAGTGACACTGAATGTTCGCCACCAAGTAAAAACACAAACTTGTTTTTATCTAAAATTTTTCCACATTCAGTCGTAATTTTCAAAAGCGCCTTCTCTGGTGAAAGTGAGCTGATATTGCCTAAATCTTTTTGCGCAATTTTTATTTTACTACAAGGCTCTATGTTATATTTGCGGTCAAAGAGCTCTAGCTTTGAATCCATCATTTTAATAATAGCTTTGGGACCATTCTTTGTACCCTTGCGACTTGAAGTTGTTTTCTCATACCCTGCTTGAACTACGACAACGTCAGCTTCATTTATATTTTTTGCGCTAAAAATTGAATCTGTCATTTCAAGATTATAACAACAAATAAAGCATAAGCAAGTGAAAAACAAAACCCCGCCTTACGGCGGGGTTTTGCGGCACTTATGTTGTTCACGATAAATGTGAGTTAACCTCACACTCACAGCATAAATATAGCATAGTCGAAACAAAAAAGCAAGTATAAAAAAGTTGAAACAGAAGCTTCAACTTTTTTATACTAGTGCGTCGAGAGGGATTCGAACCCCCGAAGCCCGAAGGCAACACGTTTACAGCGTGTCGTATTTGACCACTCTACCATCGACGCATATCATAAACTTAATAATTTTTAGGGGCAAGCTCTACCATTTTACCCCGCTAAGGCGGGGCGACGACTACACTTAAAGTAACACAAAAAATTATTTTTTGCATCTATTTTTTATTAATCCTCTTTACGCAAAACTTGATACCTTTAGAGATATCATTTTGCAGCAAATCCTGGATCAGAGTAAATTTCAATAAATCCACATCCTTTACAACAAAAACCCGCTATTGGTATACCTACCTTCCCGAACCAGCCCTTCCATGAAATTTTAATAAAGGAATTCCAATATGATTTTTGAGGCTGGCCTTCAAACCAGCTACTTGCCTTAACGAAGTTATTAGCAAAATCCGGAATGAACCCTCGGATCATGTCACCGTTACATTTTGGACACTTCAAAATTTCATTCATAATTTTTCTTATATACTAAACTAAAAAATCGACATTATTTTTTTGATTCAAGTTTTTCTACTCGCACATCTAAACCAGAGATTCTTTTATCATAAGAAAAACCATCAGTATTCAAACTAGAAATACTTTCTCTAAAATATTTATTGTCTTCATGTATAGCTCTAATTTCTTTAAGTATTATTGCGCTAATTTCATTTGTATTTTTAAGTTGCGCAAGTATTGCTTCCGTAACTTCGGCATTATCAGCAAAAGACTTAGCAACAGCTCTCATGCTAACATCAAACCTATCTTCAAACTTATCGAATCTATTTTCAAATATTCCAAACTTTTTTTCTGTAAGATATTTTTCGGTTGTTTTTTTAATCTCTTTTTTCATATACTTGTATATTACATTAAGCTCATATTAAACACAAATTTATCTAAACCATAGATCGAGGTTGCGCGCGAAACGAGCTTTTTATTTTGCCATGTCTGGGAGCAAGCAGACCTTTTTTCTTTTCAATAACCAATTCTTTGTTTTTTATGGAAACATAGATGGTGTCTCCTTTCTTTACTCCGTTTGAAATAATGTAAGACGCAACAGGATTCAAAATCTTATTTTGAATCAAACGATTGAGCGGTCTAGCGCCGTAAGACGGATTATAACCTTCCTTTACCAAATAAGACAAAGCTTCATCAGTAATTTCAAAATTAATATTTTTACCAAGTAAACGATCTCTAACTACTTTGATTCTCAAATTCACTATTTCAGTAATTGCTTGTTCACTCAAGACATCAAAAACAATAATTTCATCTAGACGGTTCAAAAATTCTGGACGAAAATTATCCTTCAACGCTTCTAAAACTTTTTCTTTCATATTGTTATAATCAACTTTTTTAGAATTATTGGAAAATCCGATCGATTCCATTTTTTCCACAAACTGCGAACCAATATTGGAGGTTAGAATAATAATAGTATTCTTAAAGTTCACAATTCGGCCCTTGCCGTCAGTCAGCCTTCCTTCATCAATGACTTGTAAAAGCATATTAAAAACTTCCGGATGAGCTTTTTCAATTTCATCAAAAAGTATTACCGCATAAGGTCTATGTCGCACTGATTCCGTAAGCTGTCCCGCTTCATCATAACCGACATACCCCGGCGGAGAACCGATAAGCTTTGATATTGAATGTCTTTCCATATATTCCGACATATCTACACGAATGATTGCGCGGTCATCATTAAACATAAATGTTCCCAAAGCCTTGGTGAGTTCAGTTTTACCCACTCCTGTTGGACCTAAGAAAATAAAAGAACCGATGGGTCTATTTGGGTCTCCTATCCCAGCGCGAGAACGTCGTATAACATCGGACACTCGTTTTATGGCTTCATCTTGACCCATCACTCGTTTCTTCAATTCTGCTTCCATTTGCTCAAGCTTCGCGCGTTCTTCTTCAAGCATCTTAGTCAAGGGTATTCCTGTCCAGCGAGCAACAACTTCAGCGATATCTTCAGCTGTAATTTCTTCTTTCAAAATTCTGCGCGATTTTTGCAGTTTTTTAAGTCGTAAAAGTTTTATTTCCAAATCTTTCTTGAGCGTCGGGATTTTACCGTAACGTATTTCTGCCGCGCGAGAAAGATCCGCTCGCATTTCGGCATTTTCAGCTTCCAAGCGCAAACTTTCCAAGTCTTTTTTAGTAGCGCGAATTTCAACCACTATTGCTTTCTCATTTTGCCATTTTAATTCAAGTTCTTTGGTCTTTTCATGCAAATTGCCTATCTCGTCGTCCACTTCTTTGAGCCTATTTTTTATTCCGCTCAGTTTTTCTTTCATATTTTCTTTTTCTTCTTTATCTTTATCTACACTTAAACTCAAAGAATTAATCTCTTTCTTCAACGCCTCTTTCTCAATTTCCAAACGCATTATTTTTCTATGAGCGTCTTCTAAAACTGGCGGTTTATTTTCTAGCATTATTTTAAGAGAAGAAGAAGCTTCATCTATCAAGTCCACCGCTTTATCAGGCAAAAATCTGTTTGTAATATAACGCGCAGAAAGATTCACGGCAGAAACTATAGCTTCATCAGTAACACGAACACCATGAAAGAGTTCGTACTTTTCTTTCAGCCCGCGAAGAATAGCTACCGCATCTTCTATACTAGGCTCATCAATATATACTGGCTGAAAACGTCGAGCTAGAGCTGGATCTTTTTCAATATGTTTTTGATATTCTCGCAAGGTCGTCGCGCCAATAGCTCGCAACTCTCCACGAGAGAGCGCCGGCTTCAACATATTTGAAGCATCCATTGTGCCTTCCGCGCCTCCAGCGCCGACAATCGTGTGAATTTCGTCAATAAAAATAATGATTTTTCCATCCGAACGTTCGATTTCCTTCATGATACCTTTTAACCTCTCTTCAAACTCTCCACGATATTTTGTGCCAGCAACAAGCAATCCTAAATCAAGAGAGACGAGTTCTTTGTCTTTAAGGGATTCTGGAACACTATTTTTAGCAATCATTTGAGCGAGACCTTCCACCACTGCTGTTTTTCCTGTGCCGGCTTCACCTATTAAAATAGGATTGTTTTTAGTTCGGCGAGAAAGTATTTGCATGATGCGCGTTATTTCATTGTCCCGACCAATCACCGGGTCCAATTTGTCTTCTTTCGCCAATTTGGTTAAATTGCGAGTATATTTTAAAAGTAATTTAAATTTCTTTGGCTCTGTAACATCCGTAATATTTTGGCTACGCAATCCTTCCAGCACTTTTAGAACAGAATCTTTTTGAATTCTAAATCGCGCCAAAGTCTCGCGCGCTTCACTGGCAACTTCTAAAATTGCAATAAAGAGATGTTCAGTCGAAACAAAATCATCTTTCATAAATTCTGCCAATTTAGCCGATTGCTCTATTACTTGCGCCAAATCAGGATTCAAATAAATCTGATACGAAGGAGAAAGAGTGTTGCGTGATTCCGGCAATTCAATTAATTCTAGAACAGAATCAGTCAGAAGCATGCTATCGACTTCAAGCTTGTCGAGGATAGAATTCACCATGCTCTCTTCTTGAAGTAATAACGCGGCTAGTAAGTGAAGTGAAGAAACATGATTAACTCCACGTTCAATAGCAAGCTCGTGGGCTTTTTTGATGGCATCTTTGGCTTTGGTTGTAAATTTATTTAATGGTGGCATATAATTATGGCGCAAGGATAGGAGTTGCGGGTATAGTCGTCGCAGGGTTTAGAAAAAGTTTTAAGGCGCTGACGATAACATCAATCGAAGCAAAATTTGCGCTATCGTTATATAAAGCAATTCCCAGAACTTCCCCATCCAAGTTAAGTACTAGTCCCCCAGCGTTTGATTTTGTAACATTAATTTTAATATCTTTCATATCTTTACTACTGCCTTCAAAAAGAAAAGAAGATATCGTGGCTCCTATTACTAAAATCTTCTGTCCTATTTTCATCTTACTCAAATCTCCAAAAGCCGGCACAGCAAAAACTGCTACACTTTTCCCATCAATTGGATCTCCTACTTTTAAAAATGAAAACCCGGATTTGTCCGTCAACACAAAATCGGACTTAAATTTTCCGCTGTCATTTTTAAGATAATAGACCCCTTTGCCTGGAACGAGATTTGCGTCTACAACCACTGTACCATCAGAAGAAATGACAAGTCCCCTGCCGGCAGAAACTTCAATAGTCTTGAGTTCTTCATCTTGTATTTCTTTGGTTACAATAAATACTGCAGATTGATTTTTAGCAATAGCGTCCACCACCAAATCTTCTTCTTTTACAATTATGGTTTGTACTGTCGTCTTGCCCTCTACTTGCTGAATATTTTCAATTGTCTGTTTGATGACGCGATTAACAGGCACGGTAAAAGAAGCTGGCGCTTTTTCCATCAAAGTAACTGTCGTTATGCCGGTAGCAATAGAAGTAACAAAGGAAAGCAATACTGCTAATAGCATAAGCTGTGATTTATTTAAATCCTTAATATCCATCCCATTAGAAATTATTAATGATACACGAATCCTGTTAGTTTGATGAAAATCTTTGATTTCCTATTTCTAACGGGATCCACAATTTAAGTATACCACTTTTTTAATTTTAGTAAAATTTCAGATAAGGATTTTATAGTGTAATCAATATCAGATTTAGTTGTGTATCTCCCTAAAGAAAAACGGAGCGAACCATCAGTCTCCCCGCCTGCATCAGCCCAGCCCGCATCGCTACGCAAAGCGTTGCTGGCGGGTATGCTGAAAGCATTGCGGGCAGGTTTTGCTTCAGGACGAATTGCTTTGATTACATGTGAAGCTTTTCCATCTCCAGATTTGCAAGCGCTTTTGGCAGAAGCCATTATACCCCTCGCTGATAATTCTATGACTAACAGATCGCTAGGGATATTTGGAATTGTAATGTTTATATTATTCGGCAATCTATTTTTCAAATCGCCATTCAAGATTATATTAGAATTTGCTAGATTTTCTGCTATCGCAGAGTTTCTAACAATTTTATTTATAAAATAATCGCGAAGTTTGGTCAGGCGTTTCACTTCTATATTTTTTATTTTTTCGGTGATTAGAAGCGCTCTGGCAAGCTCCGTGGCTAGAGCAACATTTTCTGTCCCCGGTCGTAATCCAAATTCTTGATTCCCTCCAAACATGATTGGACTAATTGGTGTATTTTTCTTCACATATAAAACCCCAACTCCTTTTGGACCATAAATTTTAGCGCTGTTAAAAGACATCATATCAACACCGAGTTGAGGAATGCTTATAGATAAATAATTAACAGCTTGGGTGGCGTCGGTGTGGAAAAAAACAGGAAAAGGTAAAGTTTTTTCAGGTCCTCGGTTTCCTGGGTCCCTCCCCCAGCCAGACCATTCAAAAACTTTCCTTTTCCTGTTTTTATTCCAGTGTCGAATCTCTTTTGCAATCTCTCGTATTGGCTGTATTGCGCCTATTTCATTATTAGCATACATCACCGAAACCAAAACAGTATTTTCTCTCAATGCTTGTCCAATTTTTTTAGAATCAACTATTCCGTTCGATTCCACAGGAACATATGTTACTTCTGCTTGCTTTGTTTTTTCTAAATACTTGCAAACTTCTAAAACAGAAGCGTGTTCAATGTTTGTTGTAACAATATGCGAAACGGAAACAAGATTTTTGACTTGTTGCCGTTTCGCATTTATCAGCCCTAAAATAGCCAGATTATTACTTTCTGTCGCCCCGGATGTAAAAATAATCTCATTATTGCGGGTATTCAAAATACCCGCAACAGTCGTCCTCGCATTCTCTAATTTATTTTTTTCTTTCACCCCCAACTCATGAATTGCCCCCGGATTGGAAGAAGCAGAAAGAGCGCTTGAAGCGTAATCTAGGTATATTCTCGATATTTTTTTTGCCCCGCCGTGGCGAGGTGAAATTGATTTAGGCATAAAAATAGTATATATTGAAATTATGTGAATCCCGTCAGAAATAACACAAAGTTTGAAAACGGGACATTGAAATCATGTATTACAAGTTTAACATAAATTTCTAACGGGATGAATATAAAGCTTGACGGCGTTTTTTTGTTAGTATTTTTTGTTTTAACATGTGTCGCCATTTTAATGATGGTTATTTGGATTTTCATTACAGAAAAGCGCTTAAAAAGATTCTTTTTAGGTAAAAAAGCAAAAGATTTGGAAGATACTATTATTATTTTAGAGCAGGATATTGTTAATTTAAAAAAAGCCAAAGATAGTATGCAAAAAGATGTTACTGCAATAAATACAAAACTAAAAAAAAGTATCCGTGGACTTGAGATTATGCGTTTCAATCCTTTTCCTGATCAAGGCAGTAACCAAAGTTTCGCAATCGGGATGATGAACGAAGAAGGCGACGGCGTGGTTTTATCAAGTCTGTATTCTCGTGAACGAATGAGCGTATTTGCCAAACCGATAAAAAATAACAAATCAGAATACGAATTGAGCGCTGAAGAAAAAGAAGTGTTAGAAAAGGCGAAGGTATTATGAATGAAAATAAAAAAAAAGAAAACATAATAGCTCGGCCGCCAATCGTGGTGGTTATGGGTCATGTTGATCATGGCAAATCAACACTTCTGGATTACATCCGAAAAACAAATGTAGTGGAAAGTGAAGTCGGCGGAATAACTCAAAATATTTCCGCTTATGAAGTTGAATTTCGCCGAAAAGATGACCCTACTAATCGCAAAATCACTTTTCTGGATACCCCGGGACATGAATCTTTTTCAAAAATGCGTGAACGCGGAGCGATTATTGCCGACATTGCTATCTTGGTAGTATCAGCAGAAGATGGTGTAAAATCACAAACAATTGAGGCATGGAAGACAATAAACGAAATGAAACTTCCTTCTATCGTTGCAATAAATAAAATAGACAGACCAAACGCTAATGTCGAAAAAACAAAAAAAGAGCTGGCAGAAAATGAAATCTATTTAGAAAATTATGGAGGTAAAATTCCATACGTGGAAATTTCCGCTAAAGCTGGTACTGGAGTGGATGATTTATTGTCATTAATTCTAATTTTATCCGAAATGGAAAATTTCACTGGAAATACCGAAGAAGATGCTTCTGGTTTCGTAATAGAAGCTGATCTCGACTCCAAGCGCGGGATACAAGCAACTCTGATTATCAAAAATGGAAGTCTTCACAAGGGGATGTTTGTTGTTGTGGAAGATGCTATAACTTCCACACGAATAATACAAAATTTCAAAGGAACAATGATAGACACCGCTTCTTTTTCTGCGCCAATACGCCTTTGTGGTTTTGATAAAATGCCTAAAGTTGGAGCTGAATTTAAAACTTTCAAAAATAAAAAGGAAGCAGAGAAATATATGGAAAACTGGGAGAAAACCCCGACGCCCCAAGAAAAAAATTCAGGGGTCGGGGTCCCGACCTCTCCGACTTCGGAGAGCGTCGGGAAAATAATCCCAATATTATTGAAAGCTGATGTGTCTGGTTCCCTAGAAGCGATTGAGAAAGAAATTGCTAAAATAAAAAATGAAAACGGAGAATTTAAAATTATAGGAAAGGGAGTAGGCCCAATTTCTGAATCTGATATAAAAAACATATCTAATAGTCAAAATATAATAATAATTGGATTTAATGTAAAAGCTGACAAAAGCGCTCTCGAAGTAGCTCAAAAAAGAGGAATGTCTATTTCATTTTTTGACATTATTTATAAGATGAATGAGTGGCTTACTGAGCAAATGCAGAAATTAAGACCAAAGATTGAAACAATAGAAACAACAGGCCGAGCAAAAATCATCAGAGCTTTCAGTCGCACCAAGGAACGTCAAATAATAGGTGGAAAAGTGATAGAGGGACATCTTGTTTTGAATGGCACAGTTAAGATAATGCGTCGGGAATTTGAAATCGGACGCGGGAAAATTGTAAATTTGGAGAAAGAAAAAATAAAAACTAATATCGTAGAAGAAGGATCGGAATTCGGTATGATGATTGAATCAAAAATAGAAATTGCGCAAGGTGACATTCTAGAACTATCTTCAATAGCTCAAAAATAAAAATGTTAGAAACTCTGCGATAGCAAAAAATATAACAACTAACGAATATTCATTAAAAAACAATGACTCAAAGAAATGAAAAAATGGCAAGTTACATCAAAGAAAACGCGGCAATATTTCTGGGACGAGAAAATAACCGAACTTCCTTAATTACCGTAACTTCCGCGACTTGCTCCCCTGATTTGAAACGAGCAACTATATTTATCACGGTATTGCCCGAAGGAAAAGAAAAAAACGCGCTAGAGTTTGCTAAACGCAAAAAACCAGAATTACGAGAATTTTTTAAAAAAAATATGACTACAAAAAATATTCCTTTTGTTGATTTTGCTATAGACCTGGGTGAAAAACACAGACAAAAAATTGACGAACTTCTTCGAGAAAAATAATTAACTTGTCGCGGCTTTCCGTAATCGATTCATAATGGCTTTTCCTATATCGCGTTCCGGAAATGTTTCAGAAATAATAATATCCATACGCTCATCATCAAACCTACGCAAAGCGCGAAACAACTTATGGGCCGCCATTTTTAGATTACGACGAGTAGAAAGAATTACCACGGAATCAGCCTGACGACAATGCGCTACTGTTTCTTTACTAGCAATAATTCCGACTTTCTTGCCTTCTTTTTTAAATTTTCCCAAAAGAGCTTGCATTTTTTTAACTATAATTTTTGGATTGCCATTAACTAATACAAGCCGAGCGTTTGGCGCATAATGTCGGTACTTCATTCCGGGCGAGCGTATTTTATTTTTAGGATGATTTTTATTATCAACAACTCGTCCTAAAAATTTTTGTAAAATTTCTTTAGTTATAGCGCCAGGACGCAGAATCTCTGGCGGGTTCACAGTCAAATCAAGCACAGTGGATTCTAATCCGATCTTTGCAGGACCAGAATCAATATACACATCAATTTTGTCACCAAAATCAGACAACGCATGAGCAACATCAGTCGCGCTTGGTTTCCCAGAAAGATTGGCTGAAGGAGCGGCTATGGGAGATTTGACAGCTTTTATCAAAGCCAAAGCAACTGGATGATCCGGCATACGAACAGCGACAGTGTCATTATCTCCGGTTACTATTTGCGACACCTCTCTCTTTTTAGACAAAATCAAAGTTAAAGGCCCAGGCCAAAAATGTTTAGCAAGCAATAGAGCTTGTGGCAAAACATTACGAGCTAATTTTTTTAAATCGCTCATTTGCGCGATATGCACAATAATAGGGTTATCAGCCATGCGTTGTTTAACAATAAAAATTTTAGCTACCGCTTTTTCATTGAAAACATCCGCGCCAATACCATAAACTGTTTCTGTTGGGAAAACCACCAAACTCCCCCGCCGTAGAACACGAGCGGCTTGTCTTATAAAATCAGACTTAATATGAACTGGGTCAATTTTTAGTATTTTCATTGTTAGTGTGTTTGTTTATACTTTAAATTAAATTTACTTTAAAGAGATACGACTCGCTATCGCCACACTTATAAATGTATATACATATACTGTTATCATAATTTTTATATACGTTGAGTTCTGTGGTGCCCGAGGTGGGAATCGAACCCACATCCCTTACGAGACACGATTTTAAGTCGTGCGCGTATACCAGTTCCGCCACTCGGGCAATTTAAACATATATGGCAATTTCATATGCCTGGAGGCCTGGGGCGGAATTGAACCGCCGTATATTCCTTTTGCAGAGGAATGCCTTACCACTTGGCTACCAGGCCAAACATAAACTCTGGCAGAGGAATGGCATATTCGCTACGCTCATCCCACTTGCTTGCCCGTCCTCTGGCGGGGCTACCAGGCCATTTATATAATCTAACATTTTTTAATAAAACTTTCAAAATATAAATAATTATGATAAATTTAGAAAGTAAAATGTATGTGTATTTGCGCCCTTAGCTGTTTTGGTAGGTCTAAAGATCATTTTGCGCCCTTAGCTGTTTTGGTAGGTCTTTTAGATCATTTTGCGCCCTTAGCTCAGCTGGTAGAGCAGATCCCTCTTAAGGATAAGGTCGAAGGTTCGATCCCTTCAGGGCGCACACTAAGAATAAAGGTGAAGAAAAGTGTTCAATTTTTTTTAAACATTGGCAGACGCTATATGTTTTAGTATAATAAAGGTATGGGATACAGAAAAAGTAAAATAAAATTAATTTGGAATAATAATTTCGCATATGTAATAGGAGTAATAGCAACAGACGGTAACTTATCACCTGATTTACGACATTTACATATTACCTCAAAAGATTATGAGATGATGGAAAATTGCAAGAAATGTTTAGGAATTAAAAATAAAATCGGCAAAAAAGCACGAGGAAGTGAGAAAGAAAAAAAATATTATGTACTACAATTTGGGGATAAGAATTTCTTTGAATTTTTATTGAATTTAGGTCTAACTCCAAAAAAATCTAAAACTATTTCAGAATTAAAAATCCCTCATAAATACTTTCCTCACTTCTTTAGGGGGTGTATAGATGGTGATGGAAGTATATCTATATCAACTCACCCAGAAAGTCGGTATCCACAATACAAACTTAGGTTGTGTTCGGCAAGTAAAATATTTTTGGAGTGGATTCTAAAATCTTCCCGAAAATTATTTCGGGTGAAAGGTGGCTCAATTTCAAAAACAGATAAGTCTTCGGTCTACACACTTACTTTTGGTAAAAATGATACTATCACTATACTAAAAGTGATTTATTCAAAAAATGTGATATGCTTATCAAGAAAGAAAAAAATAGCGTTACAAATATTGCCGGGGTGGCGAAATTAGAAGACGCACTTGCCTTAGGAGCAAGCGGGAGCAATCCCATGGAGGTGCAAGTCCTCTCCCCGGCACAAGAATTTCTAAAATATACAAAATAGCCATATTTTTAAGTCAAATTAGCTTGACAAATATTTTTAATATGTTATACTGTGAGAGGTAATAAGCAAAAAAAGTTCTTTAAAATGTAGGCACACTTGCGTGCTGAATTACGAAGGAGAGAAGGAAAATGAGAAATTTAATTTCGGTTTCGGTTTTGGTTTTGTTGTCGTCATTGTTGGGCGGGTGTACCGCGGTGACGCGGTACACGAACCTGGGAGATGTCCCAGGTCCGGGCATCATCAAAGAGACAACGAGGGTTGTCGACCCCGATGGCGGGATCAGGACAACAGAAAAAGTCTCCGAGAAATCGGAGGCACAATTAAATTTTGAACTAAAAAAGGAGGGGCTCAAAGGCCACACCCAAATGGGCGTTGCCGAGTCCAACCGGCCGGTGATCTACGGGGACCCCTACTACGGGTATCCTCGCTTCTCCTACGGGAGAAGACACTACGACCGGGGGAGGGAATTCCACGGGATGGGTGGTATGTCCCTAGACCCCCGTCATCGTGGAGGCGGCGCTCATCGCCACTGCTATAGAGACAAAAAAGGTCGGCGGGTGTGTAGATAACACCAACCGATCCCAAGGCGTCACGGACAAAACCAAGTTCTGTGACGCCTTTTTTATTTATGCTAGTACTCAAGTATTGCATTAACAGGTTGAATGCGCCTACGAAAAATTTGACATTTTGGTTAAAAGGTGCTATACTATGTGCATGTTAAATAATCAAATAAAACAAAAAATACTTTTCAGTTTTGCAGTATTTACTGTATTTATTTTTGGAATAATAATCATACCCGCAAAAGCGAACGCGGATATACCGGGTTATGTTACTCCTTATAACAATCCAAGCTTCAATAATAATCAGTATTATTATCCTAATACTTACTACCCCCCTGCGCCAATATATATTTATCCAACGCAAACCTATCCAAATATGCCTGGTTATGTTACCCCTTATAATAGTCCAACGCCAGTCGTTTATTCAAACACTGTAAATCCAAACGCAAGAGCCACAACTGCTTCTAAAACAGTCGCCAAAACAAAAACAACTTCTACAAAAAATACTAATACTGATGCTTTGAACGACTTCGTAGCCAGTACTATTTTCGGGTCAGATAGTTTTATGCCTTCTGGTTTAGTCCAATGGATATTCTTTGCAATACTAATTCTGCTACTTACTATATTAGTCAGAAAAGTTTATGGCGGTAGTGAAAAATATTACGCAACGCCAATGAAACACGACTAGACTAGCTTTAAATTACAAAACTCTTTCTGGGCATGTCTTTTTCTAGGGTACGGATTTTTCGAAGCTTGAAAAATCCTGAAGTTCTCGGCTCGACAGCCTCGAAACCCCCTAAAAAAGACATGCCTTCGACGAGTGTTTCTTAATTTACGATTTAGATGTCAATCTCGGCTAATTTAGCGTTGGACTGAATAAAAGATTTTCTAGGTGGAACTTCAGAGCCCATAAGGATATCAAAAATTTTATTCGCTTCTTCAGCGTCATCAATATTCACCTTTTTAAGAACGCGATGAGCAGGGTCCATCGTCGTCTCCCAGAGTTCTTCTGGATTCATTTCACCCAAACCTTTGAAGCGCTGAATGTGTATTCTAGTGGACTTTCCTTTCCCGACGTCCTGATCTTCGTCAGGAGTCGGGACCCCGACCTCTTCGAGCGTCGGGGCTACTTCCTCTATCTCACTTACATCAGCGCTCTTGCCGACGATTTTTAATTTTTCAGCATCAGTGTAAGCGTAAGAAATCTCTTTGCCTTTTTTTATTTTATAAAGTGGCGGTTGAGCAATATAAATATATCCCGCATCAATGACTTGTCTAAAGTATCTATAAAAGAGCGTTAGGAGTAAAGTGCGAATATGCGAACCATCGACATCGGCGTCAGTCGCAATAATTATTTTATGATAACGCATCTTCTCTAAATCAAAAGTGTCTCCAATAGAAGTACCCATAGCGATGACCAATGACTTTACTTCTTTTGAAGCTAGCATTTTGTCAATGCGCGCTCTTTCAACATTTAGAATTTTCCCACGCAGTGGAAGTATGGCTTGAGTACGTCTATCTCTACCTTGCTTGGCGCTACCTCCTGCGGAATCTCCCTCCACCAAGAATAATTCAGACTCCGAAGCATTTTTGCTTTGACAATCCGCCAATTTACCCGGAAGCGTCATTCCCTCTAGCGCGCCTTTTCGCAGGATTGAGTCCTTTGCGGCTTTCGCAGCTTTACGCGCCTTTAGAGCTAAAATAGACTTATTTATTATAGCCTTTGCATCGTCTGGATTTTCTTCTAAGAAATTATTAAAGGCTTCGCCAAATACCGTAGCCACCGCTCCTTGAGCTTCCTGACTGCCTAATTTTGCTTTTGTTTGACCTTCAAATTGAATCTCGGGAAGTTTTACAGAAATGACTGCGGTTAGACCTTCTAAAACATCTTCACCGGTAAATCCCCCTTCAGACTCTTTCATCATTTCTCGCTTTTTACAATAAGTATTTAGCGTCCTCGTAAGCGCAGTTTTAAAACCTGTCACATGTGTGCCTCCCTCGGGGGTGTTGATATTGTTAGCAAAAGGAATTATGCGGTCAGTTATGTCATCTACATATTGCAGAGCTATCTCCACACCTACATTGTCTAATTCTTTTTCAATATAAAAAATTTTATCCTGAATAGGTTTTTGGAATTTATTATAATATTTTATAAGAGAAATTAATCCGCCTTCGAAATAAAAAGAAACTGATGGGCACTCTAGACCCAAATCTCTGAAATAAAAAACATCACTGTCGTCTAGCCCCTTTTTGTTGTCCCACTCCCGGGCGTCGATTATCAAAATCCTCAAACTTTTTACCAAATAGGCTTGCTGACGAATGTGGTTAACGACTGTATGCCAATCAAATTTAAGATCTTTAAAAATTTCCTGATCCGGCTCAAAAGTAATGATAGTTCCGTGAAGTTTTGACGCACCAATTTTTTTCACAGAGGCCTTTTTTTTACCTTCCGAATATTCTTGAAAATACTTACCACCATCTTTATGCACTTCCACTTTACAATAACTAGAAAGAGCGTTCACCACCGACGCGCCCACTCCATGCAGACCGCCAGAAACTTTATACCCGCTGGCCTCTCCGCCGAATTTCCCTCCAGCATGCAAGGTCGTCATCACCGTCTCCAGCGCGGAAACTTTTGTTTTTTTATGAATATCTACCGGTATGCCTCGTCCATTGTCCGCTACTCGCGCGCGATTGCCCGGCAGAAGAACTACTTCAATATCGTTACAAAAACCTCCCATCGCTTCATCTCTTGAATTGTCAAAAATCTCCCAGACTAGATGATGCAACCCTTCCGGGCCTGTGGTGCCGATATACATCCCCGGACGGCGTCTGACAGGCTCTAGCCCCTCTAAAACAGATATACCTGAAGCATCATAATGGTGCACGCCCGCCATAGCTTTAGCGACGGCGGGCCCTTTTCCATTCTTTTCCTCCTTTTCTTTTTTCATAATATTCGTCTATAATAGCACTAAAATGTTCTTTTCACCAGAACATTCGTGCGAATAATTTCATAAGTTTATGAAATTGTTTTAGTAAATTTTTATAATATTTACTAGTGGAAATAGAATTGACTATAAATGTAAAACCAGCAACGTTTCCTCCTTTCGGCATTGCTGGTTTCGTTTATGGGATAAAAATTATCCTTTTTTTTCCTCTCGGCGGAGGGACTCCTCTTCCTCCGCCAGATCGATTATCACCACTTGCGCCCTCTTTGGGCGCAAGTGGGGATTTTCTCTATAAAAAATCCTTCTATTGAACTTTTTTATTTTACTTTTTTTCGCTGACATTTTACCCCCCCCTTTTTTTTGTGCCCCTTGGACACAATTTTATTTAGATTGTTTAAGAACAATCCAGCCCCTTCCACCTAAACAAAAACAACCTTTGTCTAGAAGGCTGGTGTTTGAGTTGTAATTTTATTTTTAGAGATTTTACAGCGCAAATATCAGCCTTCTAGATTTAGACTTGAGGCTAATGAGTAAAAATGCGACTGCGCGAGAATATTTACTTTGTTCAATATTTCGATTCACGGTTAGAATATATCACTTATTTTATTTGTGTAAAGTCCTCGCTGTGGATAACTCTTATCTAACTTCCCAGCCACTATTTTCTTTAATCTTGTTGGTTATTTTAGTCATAATATCACCCACTTCAGCGTCGGTTAATGTCCTGTCATAAGACTGGAAAATCAATCTAAACGCATAAGAGGTCTTGCCACCCTTTTTGAATTCGTCGAAAAGCTCCGGACCTCGTGTTACCATATTCCCCATATTTTCTTTTATTACTTCTGCCACATCTACGCTTTTTATTCCTTCCGGTGCAAACACAGCAATATCGCGCGCAATAAAAGGAAACAAGGACCACATTTGGAACTTCATCGGCAGGGTCATTTTTTCAGGTCCTCGGTTCTCTGGGTCCCCTACCCCAGCCAGACCATTCAAAAATGACCCCGCCGATTTCGTGTATTCTGCTAAACTCATTTCTTTTACTTCTTTTTTATCCCCATAAGCTACATGCAATTCTTCCTTGCCCTTTTTAAATATAGTTCCAATTTCAAAAACTTTAATTTCATTCATTCCTAAAAATTGAGCGTTGAGTTGGTTGAGTTTTATACTTTCGCGTAAACCATCTGACAAATTCGTCCGTAAAAACTTTTTATCAGAAGCGCTATTTTTTAACTCTATTTCCCCTTTATCAGAAAAAGTATAAGTCATGACTTCATTGTATCCCAGAGAAAGTAATTTATTTCTAGCAAAAGTAATATTTTTATATGTTTCATTAATTTTCGGCTTAAAATTGATTTCGGGTATTTCCCCTTTTACTTTGTCATATCCTAGAATCCTGCCTATTTCTTCCGCCATATCTTCTTCTATTTCCAAATCAAGGCGCATAGGTGGCGGGAGAATTTCAAATTTCCCTTTATTTTCTTTATATTGAAAATTATATCTCTTCAAAATATCTTCTATTTCTTTCACAGAAACTTTTAAACCTAAAATCTTTGAAATTTTATCAGCTGAAAAAGAAAGTTTTCGAATTCCCTGCTTGTGTGGATAAACATCTACAATGTCTTCAAAAATAGCCTCCGGACACATTTCAAAAATCAAAGCTGAGAGTTCTCGCATTGCATAAGGTCCTAACTCTGGTGATAAATCATTTTCAAAACGCTTTCGCGCATCGGTAAAAATATTCGCGCGTACCGCTGATTTCCTAGTAACTATCGGATCAAAATTTGCGATTTCAATAATAACATTTTTTGTTTCTGCGGTTACTTCGGCTATTTTACCACCCTTAATTCCCGCAAGACCGAGCGCCATTTTAAAGTCAGCAACCAATAAATCCTGTCCACTCAATTCTAAATCACGATTGTCTAGCGTAGTCATTTTTTCTCCAATCTTTGCATTTCTTATGACGAGTCCACCTTCAACTTTATCAAGGTCAAAAACGTGAGCCGGCTGACCACAGTCATACATCAGAATATTCGCCGCATCTACCAAATTATTTATACTTCTCTGTCCGATAGATTCTAAATGTTTGACCACCCACTCCGGACTTGAACCAACTTTTACATTACGAATAATTCTGCCCATATATCTGCGACACTTGTCAGATTGAATATCGATTTTTAATTCGGATTTGCCCGCCAAAGCTTTAACGGAGGCAGGAATTTTATATTCTGGCGCAGAGTCAACATATTTTATATTCAAAAGCGAAGCGAGCTCGCGAGCGATGCCTTGATGAGAGAGCAGATCGTGAGCGCGGTTTGGTAAAATATTTATATCAAAGATAGTGTCATCTTCCTTTTTCTCTACTCCCTCTACTTCTGCAATATGGTAAGTAAAAATGTCTGCCAATTTATCTGGTTCTGGAACTTCAGGTATGTACCATTTGAGCCAATTATAAGAAATTTTCATAGTGAAACGTTAAAATTGATTGAGTCTTAAATCCCCCTGATAAAAAAGGCGCACATCAGGAATGCCCCATTTAATCATAGCAATACGGTCTAAACCTCCGCCGAAAGCAAAACCTTGAACTTTTGTAGGATCCAGTCCACAATTTTTTAATACATTTGGATGCAACTGCCCAGAACCCATCATTTCAAGCCATTTGCCTTTAAATTTTGCATGAATTTCAATAGAAGGTTCAGTAAAAGGAAAAAAGCTCGGACGAAATTCTACTTCAGAATCTTCACCTAACATTTTTTTATAAAATCGCGCAAGCACACCTTTTAAGTTAGCAAGTGAAATCCCGTCTTCTATGCTCCCTATCATAACTCCATCTATTTGATAAAATTGCATTTCATGAGTCGCATCCGTAGCTTCATTTCTAAATACTTTTCCTATTGAAATAAAAGCGCAAGGAAGTCTCCCCTCTTTGCCTGCTTTTTCAATCTGACGAGCAGATACGCTTGTGCAATGTGTGCGTAAAACATAACCCTGTTTATCTTTTATCCAAAAAGTGTCTTGCATATCTCGCGCCGGATGATCTCCTGGAACATTTAAAACATCAAAGTTATACCATTCACTTTCAAGTTCCGGACCCAATGCAATCTCAAAACCCATTTCAGAAAAAGCCTGATAAGCTTCGTTTGCTAAAATTGAAAGTGGGTGTTCTGTAGCTTTTTTATTTTCTTTGTCCATGTTTTATTATTCTACCAAATTCGCCTGAACCCTACTAATCTTGCGCCCATGACGAGACAATACGCACCCACCGGGGCAAAAGGCTTTGCCGTTATTTTTTACCAAACAATTTTCACAGTTAATAAAATGTCTATGACAAATCGGGTTTGCGCAGTTCACATAATTCTCAGATTGCTCTTTGCAAACATCGCATTTACCTATTATTTTGTGTTTTGGGTCGTCAGTATACAGACCTGTCCCGAGCAAAGCCGAGGGGCCCATAGTAACTCGCCCGTCAAAAACATAAAGCTTCCCTTGGAAATCTTCATTTGGGTATTTTTCCATATAACTCACTATCCCGCCATCTAGTTGATAGACATCTGTAAAACCTTCCTTAATTAAAAATCCAGAAGCTTTCTCACAACGCACGCCTCCGGTACAAACAGTGAGCACAGTTTTGTTTTTCAAATGCGCGATTTGCTCCACTACTTTCGGCAAATCTCTAAAATTTTCAATCGGCGGTAAAATAGAGTTTTCAAAATGGCCAACTTTATGCTCATAAGCATTTCGCATATCAATAATATAAAATTCTTTTTTGGTTTTTATTCCCTCGATTTTACTCGGGACAAGCCACTCGTGAAGTTCTTCTGGTTTTAAATGTATGCCGGTAATCTCGTTAGGGTCTACATCACAAGTTCCCAAGTTGAGCGACACGATTTCTTTGCGCATTTTGATGGATAATTTTGGAAATGCATTACCATTGCCAGAACTTAATTTGAAATGTATGTTCAAAAATCTTTTGTCCTTTTCCAGCTCTTTTACATATTCTTTAATATTTTCTTTCGTTCCCTCAAAAGTGGCATTAATACCTTCATTTGCAATTATGCATCGGCCTGTGATTCCTAGCTTTTCGCAGATTTCTCGTTGTTTCTTGGCCACCACTTCAGGGTCTGCAATAAAAATATATTTATAGAAAAGGATAATCTGATATTCCATATAAGCTATATTATAACCAAAAAAGCTAAATTACAAGATTCTTAGATAATTTCTAGGTTAATAAGAAAAAAAGGAGAAAGGGGAAATCTACAAAATTTTAAATTTCACAACAATCATTTTGATTCTAATATTATTGTTACAAACTCTGCGATAGCAGAAAATCTAACAAATCTAGAGTTTTTTGTTTTTGAAATTATATTCTTTCGCTAGCTTAAATGTTTTGAGGTCATTTTCGAGACCAATACTTTTGATATAATCTAAAAATTCTTTAGGTAGAGGTGACGGCCCGACCCAAACACTTTTCTGGATCATTAGGTAATTAAACTTCTTGAGATGCCAACGTAGCCACTCCCTTTCTGCTTTCTTTGGTTCTGGAATATCAAACATAACTATCAGATTTTTGGGCGCATCTTTGTGAAATTTAAAATCAAATTGTGTCAACGAATCAATTTTTCTTTTTATATAATTCTTGCCTTTTGGAGTAACATATAATCCATCATTTTCTTCAACAAAACCTCCTTTGATTAAATAAGACATTGTGCCACGCAGTGAACTAGGCGGATAATTCTTAAACTTTGGTAAACCTAAAAGATTTACACGCATACCTTTGTAATTCACAGATGTTTCACAAAGCTCTTTTAATATGTCATATATAATACTCATACACAAAGTATACCAAATTGTTAGAAACTCTGCTATCGCAGAAAATTTAACAATTCTTTATTTTTGTTTTTATTCATGTGGTGACTATTTATAAATCTCCGCCATTTTACAATATTCACACTCTGTGTTTTTTCCGTAAGAATTATAATTACAAGGCCTGCCTACCCATTCCCCGGACTTGAGAAAACCGTCATAATCTTTGATATCTTGCACTAAAAGACTAATTTCTTTTTGAGTAATTACTTTGTAATAGAAAGTTTCCCTCGCATCTTTGGTTTCCAAGAACTCAAGCCTACTTTCCTTAACATGTAACTTATTCCTAGAACTCTGTTCTATAAGATACGAATACATAGCGAGTTGACGCAAATACGAGCTCATTCTTCCTTCTTCATCTGTTTTTTCTATTTCACTTTTTTTGCGCACATTCCCGGTTTTGAAATCCGTTACTCGCGCATTTTTTTTGTCTAAATATTCTATTAAATCCAATTTCCCGTAAATATTTAAAGATGGGAATCTATCATCACTCACAGAAATACTTTTTTCATTTTCTCTGTTTTTACTTATTTCACTTAACCTTTTATCTACCCACTTAGAAATTATGTTTAAAGCTAATTTAATCAATTCTTTTTGTTTTCTTTCATCACCAAAACCAGATTTTTTTACCTGAAAAAGAACAATATTTTGTAATTCTTCTTTATTTGGTTTTTTATCTAATTTTAAAATTGCATCGATGGAACTGTGCACGATATTTCCGAATTCCAGACTTTCAGATTTTAATTCTGGCAACTGAAGTAGATTTCGAAAATACCACTTCCAAGGACATTCAAAAAAATTATTTAAAAGCGACACAGAAACTTTCTTATCTTCATAATCACGAGCAACTAATTTTATCAGACCATCTAATTTAGTATTTTTTTCTATTCCTTTTTTAGTTTCAACAAAAATGCGCTCGTCGCTCTTTAAAATAATTTTTTCTGTTTCATCTGCGTTTTGTTTTTCAAAATTATGAGCAATATCAGCTACGATACCTGCCAATTCCTGATCTCCTCCAATATATGATTTTAAAGCATAAGAAATAGCGCAAAATCTTTTAGCTCGCGTGATAGCCACATATAATTGCCTTTTTAAAACTTCTTCGTCACGAGTCTCAACTCTTTCTTTTATGGATTCCGGCAGAGAAAAACCACCGACTTTCCTCCCGCTAAATGACCTCTCGTCCATGTGCGCTATCCACACAAAATCAAATTCAAGTCCTTTGGACCCATGTATAGTTCGCACCTTCACTCCTTCATCAGCTCCAAATACCGCAAGCGGTATATTTTCTCCATAACTTTGAAGCCTATCAATAAAATCCAAAAAGTTATTTAAATTCAAATTAGAATTTTTTTCATTTTGCATTAAAACCAGATGTAATACTGTACGCAAGACTTCAATCCGAATTATCAACTCTTCGTGATTCTTCGCAGTATCAAGTAAAAATTCAGCGCCGACTTTTTGAATAAAAGAATATAAAGGCAGAGAAGAATAATCGAGCCAAGACTTTAATTTTCTAAGCCAGAGATTAATTTTGTTCTCACTATTAAATAAATTATTTTTTTCTCCCACTGCATTCAAGAGAGAAAAATCACGCATCTTATTATTTTTTAAAAACTCGTGAGCCATAAGCGGTGAAATCATAGAATTTTTATCAAAAAAAGATTCGGCTAATGCCACGCCATCGCTTGGGTTCTCGATAATTTTCAAAACTCGTAAAAATGAAATAGCCTCGTGGGATTCAAAAAAATCAACCATCTCGCCTCCAGAGACCGGTATCCCCATATCTTTTAAGATTGTTATCGCGCTTCGCACTTGTTTATTCTTTGGAACCAAAATAGCCATATTATTAGGGTCAATTGAATTCAATTTCTTTTTGATTTCAAGAGCGCATGAAATAATCTCATCTCTTTCATAATAGGCTTCGACTAAACGAATAGGGTGATTTTCTTTGTGATTGCTTTTAAGTTTTACTTTAGAAATAGAACTTTTTAGCAGATTATGTGAAGAATCTAAAATATTTTGAGTTGAACGATAGTTTTCGGACAAGGTAATGAGCTTCGCTTTACCAAAAGCATTTTTAAAATTTTCAAAATATTCGAGAGATGCTCCGCCAAAACCGTATATAAGCTGGCGATCATCACCGACTACAAAAATATTGGGTTTTTCCACATCACCCCACACATTCTCTAAAAATTTATTTTGCGCATTGCTGGAATCCTGATGTTCGTCAATCAAAACATATAGAAAATTTGTCTTAATATATTCTTTTGCTTCTTCTGAATCTTCTACTATTTTATTTAAAGCTTCTAAAATATCATCGTAGTCAAATAAATTTTTTCCTTTTTTTTCTATTTCATAAAGACTGTAAAACTTTACCGCTTCTAGCGTTCGTTCTAAACCCTCAATTCTTTTTTCCACATCTTTTTTTAATCTACCTTTACTTTCTCCGCGAGAAGAAAAACTTTCAGGATCTTTTTTAATATTTTCAATTTCAATTTTTATCGTATTTTCAAAATCTTCCGGAGTAATACGCTCTCTCTTTAATAAAGAAACAAGGCTTTTGAGGTCTTGAAAATATCTAGAAGTGTCAGAACGCGGACGGAGATATTCCCAATCATTATTTTGTAAAATTTTATCACACAAAATCGTCACATCTCCCCTTTCATCCATAATTCTAGGAGCTTTGTCTAAACCTAAAATTGGAAAATACTTCTCCAACATATCCATGCCAAAACTATGAAAAGTGGAAACTTTTACTTTATTAGCCTCAGAGCCTATATATTTGCGCAACCTTTCTCGCATGGCTTTGACCGCAGAATTAGTAAAAGTAAGACACAAAATACCGTCTGATTTTGTATCAGTTTCTGACAATATTCTTCCTATTCGCAGTGCCAATATCTGCGTCTTGCCAGTCCCGGGGCCTGCCACCACCATCACCGGGCCGTCAATAGAATCCACTGCTTCCTTTTGAGCCTGATTCAGCTTGTTGTATTCTTCTTTAAAAATAGAAGCCATCTTTCTATTTTACTCCATTTTTTGAATGCAGGTTAGAAGCGATGCCAATAGCGGTAGAAATTATTACAAGGTTTTTTATTATATACTGACCTTCCAATGTAGGTATCAGAAATCCGCTCCAAGTAACTGCCGGCAAAATGAATAAAGGCATAAAGGTAGTAACCATATGAAAAAATAGCAAGACTATTGCCAGACGTTCAAGACCGGGAATAATAAAAAGTATTCCAATTAAACATTCAAAAAGCCCGAAAAGAACGATAAATTGATTAAACGACATAAAATTTATCGTCTGTTCAAAGAGCGCTTGCACTAAGTCGCTTGCGGGAGATAGACCTATAACTTTCAAAAACCCAAACCAAAAGAAAATAACAAACAAGCCAAATCGCGCCACAGGCACAAAATATTTATGAGATAAATTTATAAATTTAAAATCCAGATTTTTGATTGACATGATAATTTTTGATTTTTTTCATAATTATTTTTATTAAGATGCAACTTGCGCGCAATGCGAACAACGTTTTGCTTCAAGTGGTATTTCACTTAAACATTCCTTGCACTTCTTAGTAGTAGGATCTGCCGGCGGTTCTTTGCGAGAATGCGCGATGAGTGTATTCATTGGTTTGACCACAAAAAAGAAAATCGCGCCTGCCACAAGGATGAATGAAATGAGCGCATTAATAAAGTGGCCGTACATGAAATGCGAGCCATTTAGAGTAAATGAAAGTCCTCCGAAATCAGGCACTTTGATAATAGCCGCTAAAAAAGGAGTTACTAAATCATTCACTAAAGCGGTAACAATAGTTCCAAAAGCCGCCCCGACCACAACACCGACTGCTAAATCAACCACATTGCCCCGAAGTAAAAATTGTTTGAATTCTTTAAGCATAAATACGTTGATTAATTAATGGTATAAATTATAACACAACTTGTCTTAGATTTTGCGGAGGCGGTGTATATTGTATAAAATCCAAACCTACTTTGACGAACATCCAGATTATGAGGGAGACATAACCCTTTTAATTTGGACATTCTTAAATACTATTCCTGGTTGGATTAAATGTGGCGTGTATGAGGAAGGCGAAACCTTTAATGGATGATATTCAGTGATAAAGTCACCTTCTGCCGGAATAATGGTCGTCATGCAGTTTTGCCCGATATACTTTCCGATCGTTGGATGATGTGCCGCCCACCTGATAAGTAATACTAACTCTCGCGCTAGTCCTTTATTTGATTGATTCGCAATTTTCCCCCCTTTTTTATTCATCCTCGGCTCGAATGTGTCATCGACCACTTTTTCCAGACCATTTACCATAAATAAATATGGACTCTCATCGGTAGGAGAGAGGCACTTTATCCAAAATTCAAACACATCTTTGACAGGCAACAACTCTCCATTTTCGTCTTCAAAATTCGATATCCCACCAACAAAAGGTCTTCCTTTAAAAAATCCTGCAATGACAAGGGTTGTACGCCTATGGTTTTTTTCAACATTCTGTTTGTTAATAATTGGAGTGACATAATTTGCAAGAGCCTTTACTATTTCCCGAAGTGTTTTATCTCCAGCGTTAATCTTGGCTAGGTAATCTATAATCAATTCGTCGGTTCTTATGATTTTATCAAAGATGCGTACTTCCGCCAAACCCGTATAAGCTATCCCAAACTTAGCATCCCGATTACTCACGCAAATAGCCTTATTGGCGTTATCTTCAAATTTAACTTTTCCATCTTTAAAAATTTTTGTTAGTCGTCTATCAGAAGCCTGAACAACAGCTGATTTGTTAATTGCAGTGATGATTAATGTCATAATCTAAATATTAAGTTCTATTTACTAATACCCGCCCGCCCAACCGAAACTCTTGACCTAATGCGGTGTGTATTGGACGAAGTTCGAATGTATTTCGGACAAAATCCGCAGGATTTTGACGAATGACACTTGCGCCTCGGCCGCGCTCGACAA
>Ga0155852_108_pt1 | contig 12727 bp, 7 predicted proteins | sample RifCSPlowO2_01_FD_107506 | JGI IMG/M metagenome (GOLD analysis project Ga0155852, IMG submission 107506) | Candidatus Nomurabacteria bacterium RIFCSPLOWO2_01_FULL_36_16
CAATGAGACCGTCAGCTACTAGACCATTGTCAGATTGCCATTGTTTGATGACAGTAATTGTCTTTGGACCTAGTATTCCATCTAATGCCAAACCGAGATTCAATTTGTCATTCAAGAATCTTTGCAGTTCCTTGACTGCTTCACCTCTGCTGCCGTTTTTGAGAACAGCGGTCCCGAGGTTGTAAGAACCGGTTGTCATAGAAGGTGAAGCTGGAGTGGCAGGGGTTGCAGGTGTTGCAGGAGTTGTGGCGGTATTGCCAACACATGAAGCGCCAGTAGAACTACTGAAACCAGTCGTCCTCGCGCCACAGCCAGGAATCTCTCCGGGAGTGGCTGGAGTGGCTGTAATAGTTGGAACAGAAACTCCAATTCCGATAGTGTCTTGCACTGCTGCAGAAACATTACCGGCTGTATCACGAAACTTTGCATACACAGTCTTTACCCCATCACCAGCTAACACTGTCCAAGGCATTGAAGAAATATATGGAACCCACACACCGTTATAGAATGAAGCAACATTTGAAACCATAACATCCGAAGCACCAGTCGCTGTAAGTGTAAGCGTGACGTTGGAAGATGTCGTTGATGTTGCCCCAGCATTGATACTTATTGCAGTATTTGTTGGAGGAACAGTATCAGCTGGAGCGCTTCCGCCTCCTCCGCCAGTACTACCCCCACCACTAGAATACGCACATACTGTGGTCTTATCAGGAGTAATAACAATGCTGGTAAGTGGGCCAGCCAGTGTAATTGAGTTCTGAGAAGCACTACACTGTTGAGAAACGGACTGATCATTGTTCAATTTATACCTGTCAGCCGATACAAGTGTAAAAGTGCTTGAAGCTGGAACTGTAACAGTCAATGTTAACGCATCTACAATAAATGAAGTCGCCGCACCACCACTTGAAGCCGTATAGTTTGCAGAATCGATACTAATAGTCGTATCAGCGGTGAGTGAGATTGCTTGCGCATTTGCACTATTTACTCCGACAAATATTAGAGACAAGAAAGCAAACACCAGAAAACCTAATCTAATTCTTTTTTTAATCATTTTGTTTTTAAGATTTTTATTAAACGGAATTCGACCCCTTACGAGAGAAGATTCCGCAGGTTGATAATAATCAGACAAAATGATTATGAGCTAACTGCTTTGATAACCGCAAAGTTAATGATGATTGCGCCTGTTTCAGCTGTACCACCCGCAGCATTGTTGTTTACAACATCTATGTTAAACGAGCCAGCGGCAACAGCGCCAACCTCTACTGATGTCATGCCACCATTTGAGCCAGACCGCTCAGACAAAACGATTACATCACCGATTGCCACAGATGTGTTTGTCACAGTAAATGTGGCATCGGCTTCAGCCGCGAGAGATGTGGTGTCTGTCGTGATTGCGCCAGAGACTCCAGTACAAGTCACACCAGTTGTACGGCTAGTAATTTGGGTTACAGCACAACCTGCGCCTGTCGCATAACCAATACCTGCGCTCGCAGATGAGGATTTAACTGAACTCGTGGTCGCAATTGCTCCATCTGAAGTAATTGCTCCAATACCTGTCATAGCTCCGGTTGTGGAAATATCCCAATCACCAGTGTCAATTGCCAGCGTTCCTACGTTCCCTCCAATAGTAATGACATCGGCTCCAGTTCCACCCGTACCAATGTTAATAGTGTGTACTCCTGCGCCAGTACCAAGATTTAAAGTCATGTCCGCCGTGGAAACACCTAAGCCGATTGTTCCTGTCTGGGCTGCATCACCAATAGTAATTGTTGTGGCAGCAACTCCTTGAATATCGATATTGCCTGTACCAGCTTTAAGGTTTAGAGCGGTTGCGCCAGTTTCGTTACCGATTGTGATGGTCTTGGCAATAGCATTTCCAATACTCAACGCACCGGTTCCAGAATCAATTTCTACCGAAGTCGCGCCAGTTTCATTACCGACGGTGATTGTGTGAGCAACAGCGGCAGTACCGAGGTTGATAACAGCGTCAGCGCCAGCACCATTGATGACTACATCATCGCCGGATGCAACAGTGAAATCGCCAGCACCGGTAGTGGTGACAGTTGAGCCACCAGTTCCTGTATTAACGTTCACAGCGGTTGCGCCTGTGACGTTACCGACGGTAACGGTCTTAGCGCTAGCACCCGTTCCGACGTTCACTGCTCCAGTTGTACCAGAGTCTAGAGAAACTGCGGATGATGTAGTTCCGACCAACGTAAGCGTTGTGCTACCCGTCACAGTTGTAGCATCTAACGTAAGAGCCGCGCTAGCGGAGCCTACGCCCAATGTCACACAAAGCGCCAAGGCAAGAAAACCTAAACCTAAACCTTTAAATATTTTTTTCATAATTTATAATAATTAATAATAAAAAACTGACAATAATAATTTCCTCAATTACCTATTAATGCCCTTAAGGAATGCATAAATAGACAATTCAAGCTCATACAAAAGCGTATTCGACACGCCAATGTTTCTGTAATTGTATCAAATTAATTTTTAATAACGCAATTAAAAATGTGGATAACTTTTGTTATCCACATTTTTAATTTAATTTTTTGTTTTATTTAACTTTTTCTGATAAAGCCTGTGCTATTTTGCTTTCTGGTGAGATCGGACCATAAAATACAATATTGTTTTTTACTAGATACATACTTTCAGGCGCCCAAAGAGCCTCCTTTACAGGATTAAGTTGAAAATTATTCTTATTTGCATCAATAGTATCCTTTACCACTTGAAACTGATAGGAATCAGTAAGGGTAAAGTCTGGAAAGATGCTTAACTTACCAATGTATACTTCCCCTGTCGTCATGTACACAACAGAATAGCCTGTTTTCATATTTTTCTTACTAATTAAAAAACCAAACCCGACTACCATCACAATTACGACAACCACTATCACAATATTCTTTTGATTCATCATATTACTTTAATATTACCCACTTTTACAAGATAATCTTACTACTAATTTCTATATACTAAATGATTTCAATAAAAAAGGCAACACAAAACCCCCTCTAGCTTTCACTAAAGGGGGTTTTGTTAACTCACACTAGACCTAGCGTCCTAGCCGTGATTAGTACGAGAGTGTACTTGCATACACTGGATACGAATCAGACAAAGTTGCAGGTGAAGCGTTTGTAGGCTCTGTTCCTGGAGATGGAGAGCTGGCAACATAGTACCAACTCAAACCACCGAATAGGCCTGCAAGACCGCTTGTGTTATCAATGTATACCTGGAAGGTATCGTTGGCAACAGCGGATGCAGTGTTAACAGTTACTGCTACACGAAGAGTTGTGCCAGCTGAGACATCGTATGGTGTGTCAAGTGTGATAGCTGAGGTAGAACCTGCGGTTGTACCAGACCAATCACCACCTGTACCTAATAGAGCACCTAGAGAACCTGAGCTGTAATCATATATCTTCGGTTGAGAACCGACAGCTACGCGTGTACCGATATTACCACCACGAGTAAGCGTAAGGGCTTTGATCGTAAGAGCGACATCACCGTCCGCTTTGATGTCAAAGACACCAACAATCTGATTAGCTGATTGTCCGCCAGATGGAATTGCGCTATTAGTAATAACCGGTTCAACATCGTGAACAGTGTAAGGCTTACCGTTTGCAGTAACAGATGCCAATCGAGTGACAAATGTTCCAGCTGTAGCGACAATGCCAGTTTCACCAACAACTGAAATGGTTGTTGAAGTAACAGCAGTTACTGAGTACACATCTACACCAGCAGAGGCAGCAGTGTCGTCAGCGATCATTACTATATCTCCGACTGCAAAGCCTGCAGTTGAGGTAAGTGTTACAGCAGACACAGTATCTGCGGTAATCGTTGAAGCTGTGCTTACAGTTGTTGTATTAGTTGTTACAAGCTCAGTCAAGAATGAACCGACTGGAATGTTTGTATGTACCATTTTACCAATAAGGGTAATAGTTGTCGCACTTGGGACAGCAGATACTACATATAGTGGCTGGGCTGTAGCAGTACCACCTGTACTGTTTAGAACAACTACATCACCGACATCAAAACCAAGAGTTGAAGCAACAGTAATCGTAGATGTTGCACCATTTACATTTGCAGCGATATCATCTGTTGCTAAGTTGGTTGTGGTTGAAGTGCTTGTAGCCATTCTAGTTACACGATCAGTCGCAGTAGTACCTATTGTAGGACTAGCTGTAACTTTACCGACACCGAGAACATTCATAGTGTTACCGTCTGTAACTGATACAACTGTGTAGAAGTTACCATCATCTACTCCACCAGAGACACCTTCAATGAAGGCAATATCCCCAGCTACGAAGCCACGAGTTGAAGTTACATCAATAGCTGTTGATGTGAGATCTGTAATCGTCGCTGTAGTTGTGGTAGAAGTCGTAGCTTCACGAGTTGCCCATTTCGTTACATAACATGTTGCACTTGCACAGTCTGCAAGGTTGTCTGGACCAGCGACAGTTAATGAAGTAGCACTACCAACTGTAGTAACAACACCAGTGAAGGCGCTGACACCACCAGCCGTATTAACTTGAACAACATCACCAACGTTGAATCCTTCCGTTGAACCTACAGTAAGAGCAGTTGCAGTATCAGCAGCGATGTCGCCAGCTGAACCTGTTGTTGTACGAGAGCGCTCATAGACACGATTGCCTGAAGTACCAGTCGCAATCATAGAAGTAAGACCAACGCGGACACTTTCAGCTGAAACAAGTGTTCCAGAACTATTGAATGCGCCACGAACAGTTATAGATAGAGTGCTATCCTTTGGAACTTGCAAAGTCAAACCAGTGAAGGTTGCAACACCCTTGATTACGCTTGCAGAGAATGTAGCCGCGCCTGCAGTGATTGACAATGTTGAAAGGTTCGCGTCACCGCTCTTAGTCTGGAATACTAGCTTACTAATGTCAATCGCTTCATATTGTGAAGTGAATTTAAGCTTGAGTAAGTCTATACCAGATTGACTTGAATGAATAACTCCTTCAACTAAAGAACCTTCGCTTTCTACAAGTAGAGTACCAGCTGTCTGAACAGTGATAGTCTGACCAGTAACAGCTGTTGCAGGGATAGTTGAAAGTGAAGAACCACTTGAAAGTCCTGAAGCAGTTACATCAGAAGCATCAATATCAGTATTTACAGTAACAGCTGTTGCAGAAGCATTAGCGTAAACGTTAACCACAACAGAACTTGATGCGGCAACATTTAATTGTCCACCAACTGAGAAGCTGTTTGCATCATCAGTAGTAGAAGGTGAAGTAACAGTAGAACCTATAACTGTTTCTGTACCGTCAGTATTAACTTTCTTCAATTTCATTTGAGTCCAACCTGTTACAGCTGACATGTCAACATTAATTGCAGAAACGTTCACACCCTCAGAAGAACCAGCCTGAATAATATACGAACCAATTTTGACTTCACATCCGCAACCAGCAACAATGTTTTGGTTACCATACGAACTGTTTTTTGCAACAGTTACAGTTGCAGTTGAGATAGTTCGAGTATTAGCTGTCACAAAAGCATCATCTGATGCAGTTGCATAATTGTTCGTTGAGATTCGACGGTAATACACATCACCAAAGTTACCAATTGCAGTCAAAGCGTTTGTTGCTGAACTTGAAAGATTGGCAACAAGCTTTACTTTGATACTTGTATTTGAAGGAATCAAGTAGTAATTACTCAATGTAGCTTGATCTGTACCAGCCGCATCATCATCGAATAGTGGAGCTAGCGTAGAGGTGCTATAGATTGTAGTCTCAGCGCCTGTAGCAGAAACCGCCACAAGAGAAACCGAGCCAGAGAAGTCAGCGGCAACAGAAGTACCAGTGACAGAAAGGTCAGCTTTCTGAAGTTCAATATCTTCTCCAGTAGCTTCAATCTTCCATACACCTAGCACTGCTCCTACTTGTCCTTGACTAAGATCAGTAGAAGAAGATGTGTTGTCCTTTGTAACTGTCAAACTACCTTGAGTTATAGTAATTGTGTTGTAGTTTGCGGCTTCACCAATAGGGAAACCAGTAGAAGCGTCACCTGAAACATTTGTTGAGTGTGTTGCAAGAAGACCACCGCCAGTGGAGACACCAGTTGCTGAAATATCATAATCATTCTGAATTATGAATTGTGCAGTACGAGATGAACCGTTTACTACGTCAGCAACAACCGCAAGCGTCTTATTTTGACCCTTTAAGATTTTAAGCGGATTAGCAAGCGTAAATAGAACATACTTGTTTGTGGTGCCCGTAGCAACAGCAAGAACCTCACCAGTGGAATCATTGGTAAGTTTTAAGTCTGAGAGATCAGCATCAGTCGTATTTCCGTTGTTGTAGAGACGAACTGAGTTAACCCAAATATCTTCTTTTGAAGAATTTTCATAGAACTTAAATTTTCCGATAATGTAGTCCTGAGCACCAAGATCAACACTTCGAGCTGAAGCAGAAATAGTTGATGCGTCAACATCGAGTGCGCCCAAGAAGCTAGAACCATCAATAACTGAGAAAACATTACCCGTAATCGGGAATGAACCGCTCACAGTGGCAGAGTTTGCAGTCATAACATCAGCTGCAGAATTGACACCGAAAGCGAATGTACCACTTGTTGTCTGAGCTGCGCTAATATTTGCAAGAACCCACACTGTTGTTGAGCTACCTGCTGGAACAATGATTGGATCATTCGCAAATTGAACGAGTGCAGTATCGCCTGAACCTGAATCGAAGATAGTCACAACATTACCGTGGCGAGCGCCATTAGCATCCATCACAAGCACTCCAGAGAAATCAGAGTTTAAACTGAATCCTGAACGTGTAAGACGAAGACCGGTGACATTAACCGCGCCAGTTGTTGAACCAGTAAGATTCAAAGCAAGAACTTTATTGTATGCTGAACCGTCAGGCAAAGTGGCGGCAGCAGGGTTGCTAGTAGATAAATTAACACCTATACCTGTGCCAGTTGCACCAACGACTGCGCCAGTAGAACATGAAACACCAGTTGTTGTACTAAACCCTGAAGTTGAAGTACAACCTGCTGGAAGAGTCGTAGTCATCGTACCAGAATCACACTTTGTTCCTGTGGTTGGGCTGTAACCAGAAGTTGAAGTACAACCTGCTGGATACATCATACTAGTTGAACCACCACCAGACCAAGCAGCGCGAGACTTAGGACCGAATACTCCATCAGCAACTAAGCCTACACTAGACTGCCAAGCCATAACAGCGGCTTTTGTCTTTGGACCAAAGCTTCCGTCCGCAACGACTCCAACAGTCGCTTGCAAACATTTCACTTGATCACCTTTTGAACCTACTCTTAATGTGCTAGTGATTGAACATTCAGCGGCGCCTGCTGTTTGCACAGCAACCATTCCGAATGTCGCGAGCATAGCTACTGCTAACACACTGATAGCAAGAAGCTTCACTCCTTTTAAATTTAATATATTACTCATAAATTTTTTCTAATTTTTTCTAATAATAAATTTTAAAAAAATTATTATTAGAATTTACGCCATTAATTAGTTTCGACAAAACTAAAAGCGTATTTTTCCCATCACTATTTTTCATCCGACAATAAACTTATAATTGTTAATAATGTGACGGACTACTAAACAGCGCATAGAGATAAACTTACATCCCGACGATTCTGTCGGGACCCCGACTTTTTACGTAGGGGCTGAAAACATCCCGAACCAAAATTTTAACAAAATTTTTAGCGGGATTATTGTTGCAAAAAAGATTCAAAAACCTTTTGCGCAATCATTTAATTTTCAATGACCTTTTTTCTTTACCGCGCCTATTGGCGCGGGTATTTATTTATTACAAAATTTTTTCGACGAAATTCTGTATAAACAAATACAAAACTTTTATGAATACAAAGCTCACGCAAACGCGCAACTTGTAGACACTCAGTCATTATAATACATAGCCCAAAAATCGCGCAATATATTATGTGGATAACTCAAAAATTAAGTTCTAGCAACTAATTATTAGGTTCTAGAAAATAATAATTGCAGATGAAAATCCACCGGATGATTGTCTCATATTTTTAACTAGAATGCAAGCAGAAATAGATTATAGCTTTTAGCTTAATATTCGTGAATTACGAAACTCGTCGAAGGCATGTCTTTTTTAGGGGGTTTCGAGGCTGACGAGCCGAGAACTTCAGGATTTTTTAAGCTTAAAAAAATCCGTACCCTAGAAAAAGACATGCCTAGAAAGAGTTTTGTAATTCAAAGATATAAAAACTACAAGCTATGAGCTAAAAGCTAGGAAGCCACTAAGCTATACCGACTCCAGCGCTTCTCCCCTGTTTTATAAAGGACACCATCTTTTATCATGGACATCAATTCTCTTTGCAATGTTTTTTCACTACAAACATCAGCCCCTTGCGCTCCAGTATTTATTTTTATCTTGATGTCCTTTATGGTTGAATTCCCACCATTATTTTTAATAATATTAATTATATTATCTCGTCTTTCTTTCTTTAGCCTAAAAAAAGTCTCAGCTCTTTCGCTACTTAATTTTTTATCGGACAGAGTTCTCATCTCTCCGACTTTGTTCAAGGCTTTTAGTAAAGTGCTTCCCTTTTGGACACCAATGCGTATATGTCCTTTAGGATTTGTGTGTTGCGCAAAACTTGATATGTTAGGTTTTACATCTTCGGGTGATGGTGTTAGAAAAAATTCTTCCAGCCATGTGGGTTTTATGGCTGTGTAGTCTTGTATAGACGCTTTTAATTCAAGAAATTCTTTTTTCAGAATGGTGTAATTCATTTCTGAAATAAAATTCATAGCTAAAGAAATATTTAAAAAGGACAAAACTTGATCTATCTTTACCGTGTCAAAGAGAGTCTTTGACATTGAGGATGTGTCCGATAGAATCTCTACCCCTAATGTCCTTAATTTGTTTCTAATTGGTTCTTCTTTGTCTATTATGTCCGTTACAATATAAAGCGCAGTAACAAGCTTTTGAGTCTTAGTATAGGACATAGAAAGAATGCTGTCCTTTCTAGAAACATCTAGGTCCATTACACCGTCCTTGAGATTTTTGTCTCCAGATAACATCTGTCCATTATATATAAAGGACAGATGAAGTCAAATAAAAATCTTTTTCGCAATTCAAAGAAATTTAAACTAATCTGTGCTAAAATATTCACATAGTGAAAAATGGAAATAAAAAAAGGAGCGAAGAAAAAGAAAATTCCCCCAGTCGCAAACCTAAGGGCGAGGCTGGATTAAAGAGTCAAACAAAACACGGGATTATGGCAATAGTTTTTTTTGTTCTTGCATTATTTTTTTTAATGTCGGTATTTGATGTAACCGGAGTTGCAGGCGCGTACATAAAAGATTTTTTTAAATTGATATTGGGAAACGTAGGATATTTTCTTCTCCCTACTCTTTTAATTTTACTAGGATATTCATATGTGAAAATAAAAACTCCAAACATTGGATGGATAAATACAGTCAGCGCGATAATGTTTCTCCTCTCTAGTTTGGGAATAATAGATATTGCGGGAGGCGAGAATTCTGGCGGATTATTAGGGGAAATTTTATCAAAACCTCTCGTCTCTCTCTTTGATATTTATGCAAGCATTATTTTCCTCGGCGCAATTTTAATAATTTCAATTCTTATGATATTAGACACAGAAATATCCTTCACGTCATTCTTCGAAAAACTTTGGAGTCTAATAAAAAGGAAAAAAGAAGAACCAGCCGACGCTTTAGGCTCTGGCGAAGCGGAGGAAGAAATGGAATCCCCCACCCCAGTGGAAGACTCTGGCGAGGCGGAGGAAGAAAGTTTGAAAGAAAATACTAGCGGTAAAATAAAGAAAGCTTTAGGGATTAATAAAAAGAGTGAAGAGGATGAGGAAGAAATGGAATTCAAAAAACTAAAAGCTAGAAGCTACAAGCTAGGCGCTACTTATGTTCCTCCCCCGCTTTCTCTGCTAGAAGAAGACCAAGGCAAACCAAACACAGGTGACATAAAGGCTAATGCAAATATAATAAAACGCACGCTACTGAACTTCGGCATTGAAGTAGAAATGGACGAAATAACTATCGGGCCGACTGTCACTCGTTATGCGCTAAAACCCGCGGAGGGAATGAAACTTTCTCGCATTGTTGGTCTCACAAACGACTTGGCACTCGCGCTCGCGGCGCATCCGATACGAATAGAAGCTCCAATTCCGGGAAAATCTTTGGTTGGTATTGAAATTCCAAACAGAACGAAATCTCTCGTCGGTCTCGCTACCCTGCTGGCTGATGATAAATTCCAAAATTCTCCCAAATCCCTAACCATAGCTTTGGGTCGTAATATCGGAGGCAAATCAATATTTGGCAATCTTGCTAAAATGCCACACTGTCTCGTCGCCGGCACAACTGGTTCAGGAAAGTCAGTTACTATACATTCTATGATTACTTCCCTTCTCTATAGAAATGGGCCAGACGATTTGAAATTTATATTGATAGACCCAAAACGCGTAGAACTCACTCTTTACAATAATATTCCGCACTTGCTCACCCCTGTCATAACCGATGCCAAAAAAACAATTTTGGCTCTCAAATGGGCAGCCAAAGAAATGGATCGCCGTTATGATATTTTAGAATCCGAAAGCGTGCGAGACATAGATTCTTATCATAATAATATTTATGCAAATAGCTTAAAAAAGTCAAAAACAGATTCTGAAGACACTGAAAAAAAGCCTGACCGCCTGCCTTATATTGTTATTATAATAGATGAGTTAGCAGATATAATGAGCTCCTACCCGAGAGAGCTCGAATCGGCTATAGTGCGTCTAGCTCAAATGTCCCGAGCTGTGGGCATTCATCTAATACTCTCTACGCAACGTCCCGAAGTAAATGTCATCACCGGTTTAATCAAAGCGAACATCCCAGCTCGAGTCGCCTTGAAAGTGTCTTCCCAAGTGGACTCACGCACTATATTGGACGCTGGTGGAGCAGAGAAACTTTTGGGCGCTGGTGATATGCTCTATTCTTCTGGCGACGCCCAGCCAGAACGTTTGCAGAGCGCGTTTATTTCAGAAAAGGAAGTAAAAAAAGTTGTAAAATATTTAGTGGATGCGTATAAAGATGAAGTAAACCAAGAAATAGCCCTATCTGCCGGCTCAATATCAGCAGAAAAAAGTATTTTTGAAAGCACATTGGATAATGATGATGAAGATATGGAAGACGATGATGAAATGTACGAAGAAGCAAGAGCTTGTGTGATAGAAGCTGGCAAAGCATCAACTTCTTATTTGCAAAGAAAATTAAAATTAGGATATGCTAGAGCGGCGCGCTTGATGGATAAACTGGAAGAACGCGGGGTGATAGGAAGAGGTGATGGCGCAAAACCGAGAGAAGTGTTAGAAACAATAACGCGTGATGAAAATGGAGGTAATGTTATCTAGGAAAAAAATATTGCAAATAATTGTCTTTTCTATTTTTTTTCTTTTTATTATTGTTTACGCCTTTTTTCGTTCACAAGATCTGATATTTGGAATAAAAATAAAAAATGTAAGTATAAATGGCTCACCTGCCCAATCAGGAATAAAGGTTATGAATAGTGTTGTTGAAGTTACAGGGAATGCTAAAAATGCAATAAATCTGGCTCTAAATGGACGGGAAATTTCAATAGACAAAAGTGGTAATTTCAAGGAGACAATTGCGCTACTTTCAGGATATAATATAATAAATATAACAGTCAAAGACAAATTTGGATATGTTGATGAAAAAAATTATCAGATAATGCATTAATTACAAAACTTGTCGCAGGCGTACTTTTTAGAAAGCCTTGCGCAGGCCGTCGGGCCGAGCAGTTCGCTGGCGAAGCTTCGCCAGATAGATTGCTTTATAAAAAGTATGCCAAGAAAAAGTTTTGTAATAATTAAGTAAAATTTTATGCTGAAGAAAAAAGAAAAAAAAGAAGACAAGACAGTAGGCGTCGCGGTGTTAGAAGATACTTTGAAAACAATTCAAACAAAATTTGGAGAGGGATCAATCATGAAGTTTGGTGATTCGCCAAAAGTAGACGTCAACGTAATACCGACTGGTTCTATTGGCCTCGATATAGCTCTCGGTGTGGGTGGAATGCCTCGCGGAAGAATTATTGAAATATTTGGACCAGAATCTTCCGGAAAAACAACACTGTCGCTTCACATCGTAGCGGAAGCGCAGAAATTGGGAGGTGTTTGCGCGTACATAGACGCTGAACACGCGATGGACCCAGAATATACAAAAAAACTGGGAGTCAATATAAACAATCTACTCATTTCCCAACCAGACAACGGTGAACAAGCGCTCGAAATCGTAGAGTCTTTGGTGCGAACGGGCAAGATCGATGTAATCGTTATAGACTCTGTCGCGGCGCTTACTCCCAAAGACGAAATCGAGGGTGATATGGGCGCCTATCATGTCGGGAAACAGGCTCGACTTATGTCTCAAGCGCTCCGCAAACTAACTGCTATCGTGGCGCGGTCTAAAACTGTAGTCATATTCATCAACCAAATAAGAATGCAAATAGGTGTTATGTTTGGCAATCCTGAAACCACCCCGGGAGGCAAAGCTCTAAAGTTCTACACTTCTGTGCGACTGGATATAAGAAAAATTGCGCAAATAAAAAAAGGAGAGGAAGTCGTGGGAAGTCGTACTCGAGTCAAGGTAGTAAAAAATAAAGTATCGGCTCCGTTTAAGCAGACAGAATTTGACATAATTTATAATGAAGGTATTTCTAGAGAAGGAGAAATCATG